>NBJMC04201__coassemble_1928_pt1 | contig 10096 bp, 3 predicted proteins | sample NBJMC04201__metabat2_low_PE_012 | metagenome-assembled genome bin NBJMC04201 | reverse complement strand
GCCGCCAATGGAAACCAGAAAGCCTCCTTGTCCTCACCTATCATGAAAGGGATAAATCCCAGAATGGTAGAAACTACCGTGAGGAAAATAGGAACGACCTTCGCATTCCACGCCTTGACGTAGGCACGAAGAGCGGAAAGACGGGGGAAACGACGTCGGATGCTGTTGTACTCGTTCAGGATATAGATGCTGGCATTCACCGTGATGCCGCACAGCAGGACGAACGAGGCAAAACCGCCCTGGTCGAAGTTCAGCCGGAACCAATAGAAAGTAAGAAATACCCCGATATAAGAAACCGGAATCACAAAGATGATGGCAAGCGGCTGCTTCAGGGAGTTGAACAGAACGCTGGTCGTAAAGAAGATGATGGCTATCACCACCAGCAGAAGCAGGTATTGGCGGTTGTCCTTCTCGCCCCATGACCAACTGTTGCTGTCCGACTCGGCTGTATAACCCATCGGCAACAGTTTGTTGAACTCCTCCAGGTCACGTTTCTGTATCTTGTTGCCCATCTCATTGGAGCCGATATATTCGTATTGCAGGCAGAGGCGGTACTGCTGGTTTTCTTTGGCAATCTCCTGCGGCATCTGTCCCTTTTCCACAGTAGTCAGTTCGGAAAGCTTGTAATGCTTGCCGTTTCCTACTCCATAGGGAAAGAACTGCATCGCCCAGATGTCATATTCGGCAGACTGGCGGGAAGAGAGCTTGATTTTCTCCATCCCCTGCTCTGTCGCTACCGAACCAATCTCCATATTCTTGCCAAAGATGGGGCGCACCGCAGAGAAAAGCACTTGCGCGTCGATGCCCTCTTGCGCCATGTGCTCCTTGTTCAGGTTGAAGTAGAATTCCTGATAGTCATCCTTCCACCAGGAGAACTCCGAATTGATGAGCACTTCCTTGATACGCCGGTGCGTCAGCAGCTTGGCCTTCAGCTTCTCCGCCCACTCATAGAGTTCGTCGTAGTTGTAGCCGTACATCCTGACGCGGTAGGAGCCGGCACTCTCGCGGACGTCATTACTGAACCCCTGGTCCTGCAATCCGTAGATGCCCCAGCTGCCGCCTCCCAGTTCCAGTGCCTTGCTTATCATATTGGCTTTCAATGTATAGGGAAAACCGCTGTTCCGGGCTTCCTTCTTGAAATAAATCTGCATACTGGCACGCCGGGGGCTGTAGATGGAAGTATGAAACTGCCTGATTTCCTTGAACCGGCTGAGGTAGGTCTCCATACGTTTCATCAAAGTGTTCATCTGCTCAAGGGTGCTGCCATTGGGAAGGTTGGCGTTGGCATAGAGCACCACCTCCTCATTACGGGTGAAGTAACTGCCTTCGTACACCTTCTGTATGAAAAGCCGCAAGCTGCCGCCCAGCGCCTTGTCCACAATGGGTTTCACCGACTCCTTATAGGTATTCGAACCGAATACCTTATTGTAAGCAGCTTCCCATTTTCCCCCTCCTTCCAGTTTGTCGGGCAACAGAAAAACGGGCAGACCGAAACCCAACAGCAACAGCAGGCATACAGCCCAGCGCCAACGGCACAGAAAACGGATGAGAGCAGAGTAGCAGCGAGAGAAATAAACGGGGAAACGTCTGAAAATCCGTCCCAACCTTGTTTTGAATGTTTGCGTCAGCCCCGGCAAGACAAGACGCCTTTTCTTCCCCGTAATCCGCCTCACCAGTCCTATCTTCTCAATCATCGACGGAACAAAGAACAATGCCACCATCAAGGAAACAGCCAGATTGATGATCACTACCGCTGCAAAGTCCTGCAGGTTGAGCCGTATCTTCTCGTCAAGGAAGAAAATGATAACAAGCGCACCCATCGTAGTGAGGGTTGCCGCCAACACCGACAGGAAGGCCTTGAGATTACGCCGATGCAGAATGTGGTCGGTCATGACAATGGTGCTGTCTATCACCAGATTCAGCGAGACAGTGATACCCGCCAGCGAATAAAGCTGCATCTCAAGTCCGAAGAGGTAGTAGAAGATAAGTGCCACCGCTATATTTACAGCCAGGCTGGTAACTATCAGAAAAAGATATTTCAACTTACGAGTAATGAGCCATACAAATACAAGCAGGATGAGTACCGTCAAACCGGTACGGAAGTAAATCTTGTCCAGTTCTTCCCGTATGTACTCGGTCGCATCATAGCTGGTATGCACTTCATATCCGACAGGAAGTACCTGCCGAACAGCTTCCATCTCGTCCATCACGGCACGGTTCAGTTGCAACTGGTTGGCAGTTTCTTCCGCAGTAATGGATAGATAGACGGAATTCAGCCCATTGATGCGGTAATAGCTTTGCGGCTCCTCCTCCATACGGACAGCCGACACCAGTTCGTCCAAGCGGAGCAGTTTCCCGTCGGTAGCCGTCACGGTGATGGCAGCAGGATTAAAACCAAGGGAGTTGCTCTCCGGCACCAGTGTCAGGCGTATCCATTCCCGGCTACCGTTACCTGTATCCACATTGTGCGTACCCAGAAATTCCTTCCGGTAATGCCGCTGTACTGCCTCGCTGATGTCCGATAGGGTCACACCCAGCAAGCGCAACTGTTCACTGTCATATTCCAGTCTCCACTCCATGGGCGTGGCACCGCTGAGTTCCACCTTATAGATACCCGGAATATTTGCCAGCCGCGGCTTGATATGCTCCTCGGCATACTGCTGAATCAATATCGGAGTGGAAGGGGCATTCAGTGTGAAGGACATGAAAGGGCGTGAGGCGTTCTCGTCGGGCACTTTCATGTGAATGGTGGGATAGCTGACACCTTCGGGCAATTGGGGCCACGTCTGCCGGATGATGGTGGAAGCTTCGAAGCGGACTGCCTCGACATCGGCATGCTTGTCCAGCTCCACAGTAATGTTGCCGTAGCCGTTGCCCGAAGTGGAGTTCAGCCGCTTCACTCCGCGGATACGCGCCAGCATGGATTCCAGCTTGCTGGTCACTTCCATCTCCACCACCCGCGACGAAGTGCCAGGCATGCTGAAACCCACCGTGAAGCCGGGCAGGCTGCGTGACGGATTCAGCTTGACGGGGAGCAGCGGTATCAACGCCACCCCTACCAAAGCAAGGCAGACAAACGCCACTATGACGGTGAAGGAAGAAACTCGTTTCATCAGTTATTATAATCAAATTTTTCCGACAGCGAAAATCCGCTGGCAAAGTCGTGCAACGTCAGTTTCCGTATCTTGTAATAATTCAGCCAGTAGTCCTGCAAGGCGGAGATGTAATTGCGTTGCGCTTCCTGCTGGCGGTTCAGCGAGAGGGTCAAGCTGTTGATGTCTGCCTTGCCGATAATGAAGCGCTGGCGGGTTTCGTTATACGCCAGGATGGCAAGGTCGAGGGCCTCTTCGGCACTGGCGACGAGGGCTTGCTGGACGTTGAAGTCGCTGACGGTCATGATAACCTCCTCCTCAATGCTGATTTCACTTTGCCTGGCAGAAGTCTTCACCACGTTCAGATTGTTCCTCGCCATGTTGTATTTGCCTTTCCTCACGCCCCAGTCCACCAGTGGAATGGAGACACTGACCGACACCATCTCCTGCTGCATGGGATGCCTGTATGCTTCACCGAATTTCTCCGCCACCTGGTTGAAGCCGACGCTGGCGTTGATGCTGGCGTTGAAGCGCGATTCCTTCTTCGTCTTGTCTACTGTCTGCTCGGCTTCCAGCACTTCCTGACGAAGCCCCAGAAATTCCGGATTGTTGGCTTGAGCGGCCAGCAAAGCCTCATCAACCGGTATGGTCAGCGCCCTCGGACGTCCCGGAAGCGACACCCTGATATCCGTGTTCTTCTCCATATTCAGGAAAGATGCCAACGAAAACATGGCGCGCTTCAAGGCACTGGCGGCATTCTGCAAAGTATTGCGGGCGTTCACCACGTCGAGTTTCAGCGTCAGCAGGTCGGCACGGCTGATGGCGGCTATTTTCAAGCGCTGCATGCCGATGCGGTAGAGGGTATCGGTGGAGACGGCATTGTCCTTGGCCAAGTCATATTCCGCCTGTGCCATGGCAAGCGCAAAGAAATAGGTAGTGGCCTGCTCGGATACTCGCTCTGCATTGTAAATATACTCCTTCTTCACCTTTTCGTACTTCAGCGGCTCAATCCTGCGTTCCCAACGGAAAGGATTGTAACCGACCAGACTCTGCGAGTAGCCCAAACGAACCGGAACACTGGTGAACTGGGTATACTTGTTTCCACCGAAGCTCCGCATATAGCCCAGCTCCGTATCCAGATAGAACGTACCGCCCGTCAAGTCGAAATTCTGTCTGACGGCAAGATTGCCGTATGCATAGAAGGATTGCTGGCTGCGATAGATGTCAAGGTCCTGTTCGGAGTCGTAACGCTTGGTGATATCACGGTTGTACTGTGCCGGAGTCATGTTCAGCGTCAGGCTGGGAAGGCGGTTTGCCTTATAGGTGCGGTATTCCCAATAACCGGCCAGATACATGTTCTTGGTGCGGAAGGCTTCCAGCGAACTGTCATTCGCCAGGGCAATGGTCTGCTGCAAATCGAGCGTTATCCGCTGTTGGGCAAAAGCGGAAAGGGCTCCCAGACTGAACAAAAGTATAAGACTTAATTTCTTCATGCTCTTTCTTTTCTATAAATAAACCAATATATCAACGGGATGATGAACAGACTGACCAGTGTCCCCACGAACATCGCCCCAATCATCGCTATGGAAAGCGGCTTCTGCAGCTCCGAGCCCATGTCGAACGAGAACAGCAGCGGAACCATAGCGAAAATGGTGGTGAGCGATGTCATGATGATGGGCCGGAGCCTTCTCCGTCCCGCCTCGTGGATGGCCTCGAGCAACGGCATACCAGCCCTCCGTAATTCATTAATGGCATCCAGCTTCAGGATGGAGTCGTTGATGATGATACCGCATGTCACAATCAGTCCGATGGCGGACATCAGGTTCAAGGTATGCCCGCATATCCACAACAGAAGCAGGGCAAACGCCACATCTATCGGAATTTCCAGCAGCACGATGAGCGGCTGCACGAAGCTTTCGAACTGGGCGGCAAGAATGAAATACATCAGCAGGATAGAGATGAAAAGAATCACCACCAACTCGTCCAGCATCTGGCGGTTGGAGAAGAAACTGCCGGAGAAGGCCGTATCCCAGTCACCCGTGGCATCTGCCTCCCGCTTCACCTTTTCCATCAACTCCGGAGCATCGTCCACTTCATAGAAACGGAACGGTATATATTCACCGTTGCGTCCTGCCGTAATCGTTTTCAAATCCTCGGCCGGACGCACCTTTACCAGCTCCCGAAGCGGAATATGCTCCACTTCGCCCTTACTGTCCGGACGGGTCTGTATCAATGTCTGCTGCAGCACCTCGTTCACTGTCCGCTCCTCGCCCACAATGCTGATAGGCAGGTATTGCTGGTAGGAATGGAGCATAGCTACGCTGTTCTCCTTGAATGCCGTCCGCAGCGTACGGTAAAGCTCGTCATACGAAACGTCATAGAGCAACAGCTTTTCCTGCAGGATGCTTATGTCAAGCTGGTTCTCGAAAGCGATACCTACGGGCGCTGTCCCCGTAAGCTCCGCAAACTGTTGTTCCAGTCCGCGCAATTCTTCCGCCGCCGGCGCCTTCTCCTTGTTACGGGCATAAAGTTCCGCCACCACATCGGCCTCCCCGGTCACGAAAAGCTTCTCGAACACGGTTTCGGGTGGAGAAAAGGAGACTGTCGCCAACGGATATTCCCGTGTCAGCCACTCGCCCGCCTGCTTCTGCAAGGGAGCAATCCCGTCAGGCGAGGAAGTCTTGAAATACAGTTCCGCCTCCGAAGAAGAGAGAGCCTGCTCACGGTTCAGCAGATAGTCCTGCTGGCCTATGGCAGCCGTCTGTTCCACTGTCTTGTCCAGCAACTGGCCGAACAGCACATTCACACGATGCCGGTTCTCGTCCACATGTATGTTTTCGTTCCATTCCACGTGGACTATCAGTTCATTCTGGTCTATCTGCGGCATACGCTCCTTGCCGACGGAATAGAACAGAAAGACACAAAGAGGAATAGAAACCACACAGAATATGATACTTACCGTCTTGTGGGAGAATACCCAGTCGATGCCCGCATCATAAAAACGGTCCAGCGTATGTTCCTTCAACGGATTGTTGATACGGATGCGGGAGAACCACGACCTGCCGCGCAACCCCGTCCGGTAGACCAGCATATAGAGGACCGGCAGCAGCATGATACCCGTGAAGTAGGAAACCAGCAACCCTACCGTAACAGAGAATGCCTGGTCATAGAACAACGCCCCTGCAATGCCGCTCATAAATATCAGCGGCACAAACACGGCAACCGTGGTCAGCGATGAGCTCAGCATGGGCGTAATCACCTCACTCGTTCCCGCCACGCAAGCCCGCCTCAACGAATAACCCCGTTCGCGGTACTGCGAAATATTTTCCGTGACAATGATGCTGCTGTCAATCATCATACCCAACGCCAGAATCAATCCGGACAGAGAAATGATATTGAGCGACATCCTGAACAGATAGAAGAACAAGAAACAGATTACAATGGACACCACCATGCTCAGGCCGATGATGAACGGCGACTTGACATCCCCCAAGAAGAGTACCGCCACAATGCAGATGAACAGGAAACCCAACGACAAGTTCTGCTGCAGATTGGAGATGGTATAGTCCAGCAACTCCGTCTGGTTACGGCTGATGCTAAAATCAATGTCGGGATATACTTTCTTGAAGTAGTCCATCGTGCTGTTGATGGCAAGCTTCATGTCTTCCATATTCTCGTCCGCCTGCTTGATGACGGCAAGGGTAACGGCACGCTTGCCATTGCTCATGGAGACACCTTTCTCCTTGGCAGGAACAATCTCTACCCGGCAGAAGTCTCCCAAGCGGATGATACGTCCTTCCTTGCGCAGCAGGATGCCCTTCACGTCCTCCTCTGTCCGCAGCAGGGTGGAGAACTTAATGTTGTATTCGTAGTAGCCGTCGCGCACGGTCATGCTGCCCGGCTCCACGTTGTTTTGCGCCAGCACGTTTTCTATGTCTTCAATGGAAAGCCCCAACACAGCAAGCTTACCCGGGTCGGGCACAATCTGTAACTGGCGTTCGACCAAACCCGTGACATCCACCATTGCCACTTCCGCCAACTGCTCGATGCGACGCTTTATGACATTTTCGGCAAACTCGCACAAATCAAGAAACGCGCGTTCGTCCACCTTGCCGTATGCACTGTCGTTTTTTAGGGTCAGATTGAGGTAGAAGACAGGAATGTCCGTCGCACTTGCCTTTATCACCTTCGGGCGTTCGGCATCCTTGGGCAGATAGTTCATGGCGGCGTCAATCTTCTCGTTCACTTCTATGAAGGCAAGGTCGGTATTCGTACCGAAGTCGAAGCCCAGGCGGATGATGCCTGCACCATCGCGCGTCTCGCTGTCCATGTCCTTCAGTTTCGCCACCTGGATGAGCTGCTGCCGCAGAGGTTTCACCACCGTATTCTCTAATTCACGCGCCGAGGTATTCTGCGCCGACACCTGCACTGTAATTTCCGGGATGGCAATATCGGGCAGCAAGGATACCGGCAAGGTGAAGTAAGTCACCAGCCCGACAATGAAGCATGCTGTAAATGCCATCAGTACGGCAATAGGCCGCTGTATCAAAAACTTTATCAATTTTCAATTATGAATTTAAATTGTGAATTATGAATTTTCAACTTTCAATTTTCATCTTTCAATTTTCCACCACCTTCACCGGCGCCTCATGTGCCAAATTCACATTTCCCGTCACGATGACCGTATCGCCTTCTTTCAGGGCATCGTCGGCCATGCTGTAGCTTTCCGCATTCTCCAGTCCGGTCTGCACATAGTTCCACTGCGCCTTTCCGTCTTTCAGGGTAAAGACGACTTGCTTACCCGAACGCAGTACGACGGCACTTTTGGGTATCACGAGCTGACCGTCCAGAGAACGGTGTACATTTACCCTCACATTCATGCCGCTAAACAGACGTCCCCTGCCATTGACGGATGCCTTTACTTTCACCATTCCCTTATCATCTACCAGAGGATTGATTTGGGTGATGCGGCCCTCTTGTTTGGAAGCGGCATCCGAGTAAGGGGTGACAATCACCTTGTCGCCACTCTTTATCAGGGGGAGTTCACTTTCCAGTACCGTAAAGTCCACTTCCATGCTCTGAGTGCCAATGATGGAGCAGAAAGATTCCGAAGTGCTTGCCTCGTTGAAGGGCTTGGAAAAGAGGTTCGCCACCACGCCGTCGAAGGGGGCAACCAGCGTAGCATGCTCTTCTTCATAGGCGGCGAGTTCGTACTGGGAAAGGCTTTGGTCGTAACCGCTCTTTACTCGTGCCAGCTTCATGATGTCGGCAGGTACTTTGGAGGCATCCCCCACCGGATAGCCTTGCCCTATCAATACATCCTGCAACTCAAGTTCCGCTTTGTCCAGAGCATCCTTGGCCTGCGCGGTCTTGTTCTTCAGACGGAACTTATCCAGTTCGGCAAGTTTCTGCCCTTTGCGCACCGGGTCACCGTTCTTCACGTAGATGTGTGCCACTACACCGGTGGTCTCAAAACGCAAATCCGCCATGGCACCGGCGGTAACTTTTCCGTTGCTCACCAGTTCATGCTCAAAGGTCGCCCGCTTCAGGACTTTCACGGTCACTTCATTGCTTTCACTTGGCAGGACGGTTGCCACCCCTTCCTCGGACTCTTTTCCCTTTCCGGCATCGGAGCAGGCGGCAAGCAGGGCAACGGCCATGCATAGCAGGTATCGATAGTTCTGTGTCTTCATATTCATACTCAATTATAAATTGACAAAATTAATCGTTTCAAAAAAACGAACCGATATTTGCATGTGGACACTTTTTTCATAGCACTTTAGCAATTAGTTCGCTCATTATTAACACTTTCCGTTTTTATTCATCTTTTTTGATATGGACAAAAATAAGCTGAATCTTTTTTATTTCCTCCCTCATCTGTCGTATTGCCGTAGAATGCACTTTCGGCTCTTTCGTCAATACCATCCGCTTCATTTTTTCAAACTTGTCCGGTTGTCTGAATCCTGGTTCCGCATAAAGCTTCGCAAGCAGATAATAGGGATAAATACGCCCCGGCAACCGATGGGTGGAACGGATAAACCAGTCTTCCGCTGACAAGCAATCACCCATCTGCTGATAGTTCTTGCCTATCACATTCAATATCATGGGGTCACAACTACGCTGTAAAGCTTCTTTCAAAATACGGTTGGATTTACTGAACTGCTGCTGCTTGTGCAATCCATGCCCATATTCGAACAAGAAAGATGCCCGGTCCCTCAACAGAGGATAAAGGCGCCCGTACTCTTTCTCTGCCGATTGATACGCACCTGCATTATACAGCACCCGCGCATTCATCCACTCCCGACAGGCCTGCTCCACTTGCAAGTCATTCTTCAGGCGAAAACCGCCAATGATGCCTACTGATACAGCCAGCCCCAACCATTGCCAACGGTCGGCACCGGACAAGCACGCCACAAGCAATCCTCCAAATGTAACGATAAATACCGGAAGTTGTAGCGGATAGGAGGAAAAAGAGAATATCATCAAAGAAAGAATGGCCCCACAGATACCATAACGTCCTTTACGGACTCCCCTATACAAACACAGCACGACCACAACCAATAGACATACAGCCAAAGGAATGCCCAGTTCGACCGCAGCCTGCAGATATTCATTGAATGCATATTCCGGACTTCCCGCCACACGTTCCTCCCACGGTTCATAATCACCTGCTGCAAAATAAGTTTCCTGCGCATTTCCGTAGGCTGCTGCGAAATTATGAATCCCATATCCGGTCAACGGCTTTTCTGCAATGGCACGACAAGTTATCTTCCACATGAAAAGACGGCCACGTGCAGAATCGGGTTTCAAGACAAACAGTAAATAGCCTGCCAATAGCAAGACACAGAATCCACCGACCACTACCATCACCACACGCTGCCTTTGCTGCTGCCATAATAATCTGAACTTATCCGTCCAATCCATATGCCAAGCATATACACACAGACAGGAAACTCCTGCCGCCAACCATGCCGAACGGCTCATTCCTGCCGGAAGCACACAAA
>NBJMC04201__coassemble_1343_pt1 | contig 13225 bp, 9 predicted proteins | sample NBJMC04201__metabat2_low_PE_012 | metagenome-assembled genome bin NBJMC04201 | reverse complement strand
AAAGGTACGATAGAGCCGGCCTTAACATATACCGGAATAATCTCTATAGGAGTGGCACGTTCCACTACTTGCCCGCCATCCAGAATCTGTCCTGTCCAAAAGTCAATCCACTTAGTATTATCGGGCAAATAGACACTACGCGAAACAGCATCTTCTTCAACAACCGGTGCAACCAAGAAAGCACTTCCAAACATAAATTCATCAGAAATCTGATAGGTTGATGTATCATGAGGAGCTTCCATAGAAAGTTGGCGCAAATAAGAATAACCATTTTTAGTAACTTGCCAAGCCGTAGAGTAAAGATAAGGGAGCAGTGAATAACGTAACTTAATGTATTGTTCCTGCACATCAAAAGCCCAATACCCACGTTCACCAAACTGATAAATTTCACGGGGTGAACCTGTACCATGCGAGCGCATCATCGGATTAAATGTAGCAAACTGAAACCAACGCACATAAAGCTGCTGGTAAGCAGGGTCCTTATGTGCCGTATTATAAACATTGCCATAGGGATGCCATGCACCAATATCGGTATTCCAATAAGGAATGCCACATATCGAAAAATTCAAACCTGCCGGAATCTGTTTCTTGAAAACATCAAAACTTGCACGGATATCACCGCTCCATGAACCGGCACCATAACGTTGCGAACCTATATAGGCCGAACGAGTCAATATATATACACGTTTATCCAAGGTGGTAGCACGCTGATTATCCCAAATAGCCTTACTAGTGTACAGAGGATAAATATTACGGACATTTCTTAAAGTCCCTTCTTTCGTCTGAAAATTGAAATCAGACTGTTTGGCACCATAAAATTCCGGTTCTGTAGCATCCATCCACCATGCCGACATACCAAGCTGGAACATATACCTGTTCATATAATCCCATACTATCCCACGAGCTTCCGGATTAAAAGCGTCATAGACTTTTGCCTCACGGGGCGAAGAAACCATAGGATATAATGCACCCTTTTTATCAAGTTCCTTGAAAATTTCCGTTCCATTTCCAAAACTCGGCCATACAGAAATCATCATTTTCACATTCATCTTCCTTAAACTGGAAAACATCTCTTGAGGTCTGGAAAAATTTGGATTAAGAAACTGAATCGCATTCCAAGAAGAATTATCCTCTCCCCAATAACGCCAATCCTGAATTATCCCATCAAGCGGTACGCCCAATTTACGATATTTTTCAGCAACCTCTACCACCTCATCTTGCGACTTATATCTTTCCTTACACTGCCAAAAGCCCAAAGTCCATAAAGGTACCATAGGAGCTTGTCCCGAAAGCTGTCGCAAAAGTGCTACAGTAGCATCGCCATTTCCACCATAAAGAAAATAATAGTCTATCGCTTCACCAGCTTCTGATCTAAATGATGTCCCCATAGGCGTATCATCAAATGTCGTAATCGAATAATTATCCCAATAAAGACCATAACCTTTGACAGACGCGAAATAAGGTACAGCAATCTGCATGTTATTTTGTTCAAGAACCAACCGCTGGTTCCGCTGATTCATCTTGCCAGTCTGCTGTTGGCCCAGTCCGTAAATAACCTCATCCTCGTCCAAAATAAATGATTGCGACACTTCATAAGTATTCTCAACAATAGTCCGCATCTTTCCTCTATCCAAACCGGGAGTATTTTGTCCTGGAGCACTTTGAGTAGGTACAACCTCACCAGTAACATGAGATTCCACCTTCTTTTCCCTTATTCTCTGAACATATTGCAACGGCATCAACTGGACACCGTAGTCTTTTTCAGTCAAGAGTTTACTCCCATCCAGATTACTGAACTGGACACGTCCCGTATTTAAATCTAGAATAACTTCCAACAATGAAGAAGAAGCTTTTACCATATCGTTTTGCCGAGAAACATTGACTTCAACCTGAGTAGGTTCAAGCACCACAGCCAGACTTTTCCTCAGATTGACATTGCCCGACTCCAATGTCTTCGAAACTCTAACAATATTGGGAGTATAAAACTCCACCTTAACAACCACCCCTTTGACTGTCACGACAAAACCATTACTTCTTGCCTGTACTTGGGCAAGCACTACTGTTGACCATAAAATCGCACATAATGCAAATAGAATTTTTTTCATTTTGATATACTATGAAATAAATAGAAGCCAATTAATGCAAATATAGAGATTTACAATTCTCTGCAGTGTCCCAAATATTTCTTTGAAAGGGTAAAATTGTTGCCGAATAAATGTTCAAACACATTTATATAGCCTACAGAACACATTTTATACCTCCATTCCTTCCGGCTACCTATAAACACACAATCACCCGTAACAGTATCAACAACAGTAAATTCACGTACCTCGCCATCATTATATTACGGCAACTTTCCCCTGACGGGGCAAGATACATATAATTTTAGAGTTATTCGCCTGACAATAAAGTAATGAAACTGATGGCCGGCAAATGTACCCGTACCAGTCCATTCTCTACCTTCACAGCAGTTTCCTTCATGCAGTCCTTTGTATTGGTCACATAGACTTTCAGTTTCTTCACTTCTGCAGGGATACCGGAGATGACAGCCTCGCAATCCGCCCCATTATTGACCATATGGACGGCATATTCTCCGCGCACCATATTTCCGAAAGCCGCACAGTTTACATTTTTCTTGCTGCTACTGACCGGAATGGCCAAAGCATCGGCCGGAGTGGAGGCCAGTTGCTTGATATTCCAGAAACGTTGCGTAGGACGCAAAGGACCTTTGAAACCATAAATGCCGCCTCCCCACAACAACGAATAGTCTGAAGTGAGCTGCCACTGCAAGATGGACAATGGTTGGCAAATCGTACAAATACGTGTATACAGATTGATTTCATAAAGTGCAAACGTCGACTCATTGAATATCTCGGCATAACCATGAGCAGCGGCATCCGTACTACCCTCACCAACCAAGAGTGGTACATTAATCTCTTTGGCAGCATCCGCCCACTTCCTTAACGTAACATCATCACAACCACGCCATGAATGGAAAGAAACTGCACCAATATACTTATGAGTCTCAGAATTGTTCAAAGCAGGAAGGATAAAATCAAAAGTCGTAGCATCCGAATTGTCGCCAAGCAGCATACGGGTAGGAAGATTCAACTCTGCCAGATAAGCTCCAAACTCCTTAATGAAATCGGCATGCTCCTGCGGCGTGTGAAGGACATCAATACCCAAATCCGATTCATTGAACGAGAACATGGAGAACTCAATACCATAATACCGTTTGGCATACAACAGATAATCTGCCATGGATTTATAAATCTTCTCCTTTTTCCGGTTATCCAGACGATAAGCAATGACACCACCTTGACGGGCATAACTTGCAGGACCTCCGTCAATGGCCCATGCAGGCGGAAACCAACAGCTTAGTATTACCGGCATTCCCATCGCCTTCAAGCGCTTTGCCATGAGGAGACTTTCCTCCACCCGCTTGTTCAGTCCCCCATTCTGTGCCACGGCAATAGGATCGGATTCTTCTTCGGGTTGCCACAATCTCCACGGAAATTCCACACGGCCATAAGCTACGCGCAAGTTTTCCAGACAGTAATCTATCACTTTAGGGTCGACAGCAGGATTCTGTAGACGGAAATTCCCTCCAAAGCCTGCAAACAGACTGCCCGGATTCTGCATATCCAATGTAATTTCCGCGTCACTGTGATCTATCACTCCGGAAGCATGCAGTTCCATAGACAATGCTGTTCTCTCAGCCTTTTTCAGAATCGGCATCAGCGAGATATACACAACAGTACCGGTAGACTCTTTTTCAACCGTGACCTTTATAGACTTATTGAACTTGAATTCCAACTTCCTATTGGCCGAAGTAACGGTCAGCTTCCTGCCACTTGTCCTTACTTTGGCATCAACGTAGTTTTCCGGACTTAAAGCAATACAGTAATAGGCTGCCTGATTCAAAGTAGTGTCCGACAGCGCATCAATAGAAATCTCCACCAAGCCTTTTCCCTTATCAGTCACTTTCTGATGGAACTTTACACCTCGCAGAGTAGTCGTCACTTCCTGCATATCCCCCTCACGATGGAAAACGGGACGGACCTGCTTCTCCTTTCCGGTAATCTCCATATCTCCTTTCAAGGTTCCGACACGCAGGGATGACTCAAAGTCTATCAATTCACCGTCTACGCGGACACCCGTGATATTGCTCCATGCCATCACTTCCGTCTGGGCAGAAAGCGGCAGAGATAATATACCACACAGCAATACAACTATTCCAAACTGGAAAATTCGTAAATTCTTCATAATATCAAATCTATAAAAGGTTGTCATTTCAGTCTGGTATCAATCTCAAACCCCATACGGCTGTTATGATAAGGACAATTCCACATACTTGCTTTAGGCTCCTTGTAGCGGGGAGTTCCATCTTCCAGCACCGTTCTGAACCATTCACCATACTCCTTGTCTATCATCCGTGATTTGATGAAGTTCCAGGTGCGGACGGCACTGTCCAGATAAGATTGTTCACCAGTCAGTTGCCAGGCATTGATACAGCCGACCACAGTTTCCGCTTGGCACCACCAGGAAGCGTCCTTCCTGATTTTGTCCTTATGTCGTTCATACATCATAGCTCCCATCGGGTTGATGCCCTCCTTCAAGGAAGCATCTGCAAGTTCCAATGCTACCTTCCTGCACCTCCCGATAACCTCCGGGTCACCCAGAGCCTCTGCAGCTTCCGTCAGCAGCCAAGAAGTTTCGATATCATGCCCGTAAGAGTCGATGTCATCCAGATTATTCCAATTTAAATCACAGTATGATATCAAGTGATGTGTTTGTGGGTTGTACAGCCTGGTTGTTATTAAGTCTATTACTTTTGCAAGGCGCTTGCAAAGGCTGTTATCCTTCCATACTTTATATAAAGCCGTGTATGCCTCTAATACATGGATATGTGTATTCATTGTTTTGGCAGCAATGCCATCTCCATCATACCCCAGCTTTTGGGGAGTTCCCCATTCGCGGGTAAAGGATTCTATATAGCCATCATTTACGGGATCTTTGACTTTGCTCTCCATTATCCGATAAAGCTCTATGGCTTTTTGCAGGCTTTCATTGTTGCCCGTTGCCCTGAAATGTTCGGACAACCCATAGATAGCATAAGAGCAGCCGTAAGTCTGCTTGTTCGTATCCAATGGGGTACCGTCCGCTTTTATCAGCCAATATACGCCTCCATACTGCGAATCAATGAAGTGATCTATGAAATACCGTTGCGCCCTGTCAGCCAATTTACGGTAGGCAGTATCGCCATACATCCGGTAGGCGGTTGAAAAAGTCCAAAGGATGCGGGCATTCAGTACACCACCTTTGGGAGCATCCGCTATCGGGGCACCGTCACGTCCCAATGAACCATAAAAGCCTCCGGAAGAATCTACGCTGTATCTTTCCCAAAAAGAGAGGATATTCTCTTTCAAGTCCGAGGTTATTTCATCTTTTAAAACCTTGTCTACGTGTGACTGTGCTTGCAGGAAAGGTGTAACCAGCAACCATACTGTAATCAGCAAAAAAACGGAAAACATACGTTTCATAATATAGCGATTTAAGGAATTAATCATAGTTACATTGCAAATGTACAAAAAAACAAGTTGCCACTACTCACTACCATCCTTTTTCAATGGATACAATTGGTTCCGATAAAGGCTGTTTTTGGGTACTGAGTCCTTGTTTTACCAGACATCAGCTTTTATTAGCTCAAACGTTGGTATCTGGCAGTTCAAACACCATTGTATGACAAATATAACAATGAATATCATAAAAATAGAGGAAAAAGACACATTTCATAACGTTATTGGCTACAAACAAAAGCCATCCGTTTCCTTTTTAGTCCGTATATTAGTAGAAAATTTCGTAACTCAAAAATAGATACTATGAGAAAGAAACATTTCCTATTTGCATCAGTCTTGGCACTGCTTTGCGGCAGCAGTACGCTGTATGCGCAAGACTTCAAGCTGACATCCTCCGGTTATTTCAAGAACCAGGGAGTCGACGTCATGGCTTTTGATGACATCTATCCCGAAGGACACCAGGGAGGGGTATGTATCATCATGAACGGACACCGTGTGGCAACAAACGGAGACATCCGCCTGGAAGCCACACCCGGACAATGGCAGCCCGTACCGAAACAGCTCGACCGGAAGCTCGGTGACAACAGCATCACCGCCACGCTGTGCTATCCCGACTCCTCACGCCATCTCACCGGATTCAACCCGATGATTTACCCGGACCTCCACCTTATATATACGGTAAACGTGGAAAGCAAAGGTAAAAACATAGAGGTGACCGTAGACCTTGACCGCCCCATTCCCCAGGAATTCATCGGAAAAGTGGGCTTCAACCTTGAATTCTTCCCGGGTTCCCTCTTCGGCAAGCCCTGGATTATGGACGGTCAGAGCGGCATCTTCCCGCAACAACCCAACTCTCCCCTAATGACAACCCAACCCAACTATCTGCATACGGGAAATTATCATGACGGCAAGCAATCGCTGGCAGACATGGACAAACTGATAGGAAAAGGTTACAGCCCGATTGTGGCCGACGACATCATCAGCGAACCTTATGCCAAAGGCCGTAAGTTTACCTCCCGCCCCGACGACCCTTACAACAAAGTAACCATCGAATCATTGAGTGGTGACCTACAACTGTTTGACGGGCGTATGAACCACAATAACGGCTGGTTCGTACTGCGCAGCAACATAAAACCGGGTGTCACCAAAGGGGCCGTCAAATGGATTATCACTCCGAACGTAGTGGCCGACTGGATGTATCAGCCGGTTATCCAGACTTCACAGATAGGTTATCATCCCGCCCAGGACAAGGAAGCCGTCATCGAAATGGATATACGTGACAATAGAAAGGAAACGGCACAAATCATCCGCATTGACGCAGACGGCGAGAAAGTGGTCAAGAACGTCACTCCTGCCAATTGGGGCAAGTTCCTGAGATACAACTATCTGAAGGTGGACTTCACGGATGTGAAGGAACCGGGACTCTACAAGATTAAATACGATACCTCCGTATCCCCTATCTTCCGCATCGACAATGACGTATATGCCCGCGGCGTATGGCAGCCCGTACTGGAATACTTCCTTCCCGTACAGATGTGCCACATGCGCGTCAACGAAAAATACCGCGTATGGCACGACTGCTGCCACATGGACGATGCCCAGATGGCACCGGCACACAATCATATCGACGGCTACGACCAGAAAGAGGGCCTGTCCAAGTTCAAACCGGGTGAAGTGGTTCCCGGAGTGAACATAGGCGGCTGGCACGATGCCGGAGACTTTGACCTCCGCATCGAATCCCAAGCCGGAGAATCCTATATCCTGGCACTGGCCTACGAAGCTTTCCACCCGAATCTCGACGTGACTTCCATCGACCAGATAAACCGTGTGACGGAAATCCACCAGCCCGACGGTAAGAATGACTTGCTGCAACAAGTAGAGAACGGCGCCCTTACGGTAGTCAACGGCTACCTGGCACTGGGACGTCTCTACCGGGGAATCATCTGCAACGACCTTCGCCAATACGTACTTCTGGGTGATGCCGCCGCCATGACGGACGGAAAAATCGGTAATGAAGACGACCGTTGGATATTTACAGAGGACAACCCCGGACGAGAACTGTCGACAGCCGCCCAACTTGCTGCCGTATCACGCGTATTGAAAGGCTTCAATGATACATTGAGTGTACATTGTCTCGACATTGCCCGCAAAGTATATGCTTCTACCGGAAACGGCAACAACAGAGCCTTGTTCCCCAAAGTGCAGGCAGCCGTAGAACTGTACCTCACCACGGGCGAACAACCCTATATGGACTTCATTCTGGACAACAAAGAGCTCATCATCAAGCAGATAGGCCGCATCGGCTGGTACACGGCACGTGTGGAAAAACAGTTTGCACAAATGAAGAACAAGAAAGCCAAAGCTTTCTCCACCGCTTTCCGCAAAGCTCTGACCGGATATGAACAAGAGCTGAACAAGCAAGTGCAGGAGACTCCTTACGGCATTCCCTACCGTCCACATATCTGGGGTGCAGGCTGGGATATACAGCGTTTCGGCTTCCAGCACTACTTCCTGACAACCGCCTATCCGGAAATATTCCCGAAAGCACCGGTATTCAATGCCCTCAACTTCATCCTCGGATGCCACCCGGGCTCCAACCAGGCTTCCTTCGCCTCGGGTGTCGGCGCACAATCGGCCACTGTGGGCTACGGACTGAACCGCGCAGACTGGTCGTACATTCCCGGTGGGGTCATTTCCGGCACGGCGCTTATCCGTCCCGACTTCCCGGAACTCCTCACGTTCCCGTTCCTCTGGCAGCAAACTGAGTATGTGCTGGGAGGAGGTTCATCCCACTATATGTTCCTGGTACTTGCAGCAGAACAGTTGCTGAAACAATAAGAAAGACAGAGGGGGGAACAAAACCCTCTGGATGTTTTCTTTTAGGCGCGGATTACACGGATTTCACGGATTTAGTTTACTGCATCCGTGTGATTCCGCGTAACCCGCGCCTAATATTATAGTATAATGAAAGTGTTTATACACTTTTCACTCTTTCACCAATTATCCGTACGGAACGGAATGGTAGGCAATTCATTTCCGCCAATCATCGTACCAATCTGGAAATCATGGAAACAGTAGCGCACGCTGACGGGATGGGATACCTTTTCTGAAGAGATTACCACTTCATTCGTCTGCCAGTGCAGCCATACTTTGTCGGCAGGATGGAACACACGGTCCTCGCCTGCCACTTCGAAGCCACGAAGGTCATAGTTACGGCAGATACCCATTTCCAGGTGGTCGAAAGAGACCCAGGCTTCATTGCCTTTAGCGGTCCATGACTTATATTGTGGGCCGAAACAGTGTATCTGCTTCAATCCATAGGTGAGGTTCAATGCCAGATAACTCAAACGTTGGCCCACCTTCGTCTTGTTGCGGGGATGGATATTGTATATCTCATAAGGCTCTACAAGGTCGTTTGTAGAAATCATGGCACTGTTCGGAATCAGGCTTTGGGCACGGAATTGCGCTTCACGTAGGTAAGCAGCTTTCTCTTGCTGGGTACCTCCATAGGCGTACGGCGCTATTTCGGCAAAGTAGAAAGGCAATTCGCCCAGTCCCCATTCTTTGCGCCACAGCTGCACCATATCGGCCAAACGCTCGGCGTATGTTTCATGACGGCCTACGTTAGACTCGCCTTGATACCAGATGAATCCCTTTATGGTATAGTTCTGAAGCGGCTTCAGCATGGCATTGTACATCAGCATGGGGCGGTGCATGGGGTGCAGGCGTTCGATGGAATCGGGGTTGAGGGAAATGTCCGGATAGTTTTCCAGCAACTCCCGGCTTATCCAACCTTCCACAGTGGCTCCACCGTAGGCACTGCTGATGATACCCACGGGAATACGGAGGGCACGGCTCAGTGAAGTTGCGAAATAGTAAGCTGTTGCACTGAAATCGGGTGCGGTTTCTATGGAAGATATGTTCCAGCTACCTTTGCAGTCGGTTTGCGGTTCATAAGTCTGGTGCTTGGAAACGGTGAACATACGCACGCCTTTGTTTTCGGCAGAAGCTATAATATCATCTGCTCCATTCATGATGCAACAGCCGGCAAAGCCTTTCAGGGGCATTTCCATATTGCTCTGGCCGGAGGCAAGCCATACTTCACCGATTAGGATATTCTTCAACGTAGTTTTTTCTCCGTCATCAAAGGTTATCTCATAAAGCGTGTACCCTGCTGCCGGAGTTTTCACGGCAAGCAGCCAATGGCCATCCTTATCGGCACGGCAAGTCGTTGTCTGTCCATTCCACGAAGGCGTGACGCGTACTTCGGCTTTCGGTGCAGCCGTTCCCCACAGTTTCACTTCAGTCTGCTGCTGGAGTATCATGTTGTCGCCTACCAGTGCAGGCAGCTTTACTTTGGCGCCCAGCGAGGCGGCGCAACATAATAGAATCAATGCAAGAGTCTTACTTTTCATAGTATATTTGCGTTCTGAAGTTACGAAAAGAGTGTAATTTATTGGAAATGAGCATAGGTTAATTGCTCATGATAGTAATAGGTTACGAATTAGTTAGTTATCTACTGCATTATCCTTCTGCGCGTTGCGTAACCTTCAAAGAACTCTTCGTATGCAAAAATAGAAATTAAACGGGAGATTTAGAAATAAATCTCCTGATTTTTTATCCTCACATATAAGTTTTTCCGTAAAAGCGGTTTTGTCCGTCGGCACACCATCGCCCAAAGAGATTTTGGACGAACGTATGCCGACTACCGCATAAGCGGAGAAAAGGGCTTTGCCTCACGCCTAAACAGAAGTTTAGACTGATGATGCAAGGCCCATTTCTTTTGCGCTTATGCCAGAGAGGTGCTTTTACGGATTTCTGACGGTTTTTCTTTTTCGCTGTCCATTTGAGCCGGAAGCGGAAAGCCGTGCATGACCGCCCGCTCCATGAATGGAACAAGCCGTCACCCACGGCAGGCAAACCTGAAAGAATGATTTTATATATCCGACCGGACATATAAAACCATACTTTCCACACGGTGGTTTGCCGGGTTTCACGCTTCCGGCTATCTCCCTTTTTCTTTTGTGGACTTCTTTTTTTCACGGATTTCTCTTTTGAAATTTTCTGTCTAATCTGCCTCCACTTCCGTTTACCTCCATTTCCGCGCCTTTCAGTGAGCCGCATCAGGCAGTCATTTCCGTTCTGGGCGCAAAGGTAATTCCGGGATTGGACGGGAAAGCAAGGTCAAGCCTCCTGTTTTCTGCGGAAATCTCCAGCCCTGCGGGTAGTATTTCCGCGAAAAACCTTGCATTCCCTAATCCCTACCTTTTCAAGCACCCGAAACGAAAACGACCGATGCGACAGAAAGACGCATTAAAAAAAATGTCGGATAAACGAGAGGCAGATAAGATAGTTTGAAACTCAACTCCCTCAGCTCTTGAATCCGCATTAAAAACAAAAAAAAATCAAAACAGCGAAGATATGACGGCAACGGCAAATTTCAGACAAGTGGCGCAATACATTGGACTTGCGATATGCGGTTTAATCGTGCGCACCGCCTTCGGGATATTGGGCATCCTTTGGGGCATCATCACGGAGATAGTAAACGGAGTGTTCCGAGTGGCGATAGGCGTAATCGTGGCTATCCTCTCAACCATCGCCTTCTTCGGCTTCATCCTTTGGTTATTCACCCTTTAATCCCTACCGACATGGCAAAGAGAAGCAGCAAGACGGCAGCACAGCAGTGCAGATACTACGAGGTGGACAACATCTTCGTGTACATGGTGGAAACGTATATCAACGGAAACATATCCGTGTTCCGTGACCTCTACCACGAACTGAACAAGGACGCACGGAGGGATTTTACAGACTTCCTTTTGAGCGAGGTTGAGCCGACCTATTGGAGAGAGATACTGAAACAGACAATCTAAAACGACAGCGATATGAAAACGACAGACCATTTCAAGAGAACGATACAGATGTATTTGGAACAGCGGGCAGCGGAAGATGCGCTCTTTGCCAAGAACTACCGAAAAACAGACAAGAACATAGACGATTGCGTGACCTACATTCTGAACTATGTGCAGAAAAGCGGTTGCAACGGCTTCACGGACGGAGAGATATACGGACAAGCGGTACATTACTATGACGAGAACGAGATAGAGGTGGGCAAGCCGATTAACTGCCAAGTGGCGGTAAACCATGTGGTGGAACTCACAGCGGAGGAAAAGGCGGAAGCACGGCAGAACGCTATCCGACAATACCAAGACGGACTGATGCGCGAAATGCAGAACCGCAACAAGCCGACAGCGAAGAAAGAAACCAAAGTTGAACCATCACTATTTGACTTCTGATTATGAAACCGAGAACACGCATACAGCAGGAAGTCGCACGTTTGAGCAAGCGACTACCGAGATTGACCGAAGAACAAAGGGCACACGCTTTCCGCCACTGCTTCAAGCATTACGCCATCAAAAGGGCGGACGGCACGAATATCTGCACCGAGTGCGGACATTCGTGGAAGAGCGACCACGACCTTGCGGACACCATTTGCGGATGCACCTGCCCCAGTTGTGGCATGGAGTTGGAAGCGTTACGCACCCGAAAGAGTGTTTTCAGAGATATGGAGTATTTCTCCATCGTCACCACCTGCAAGCAATACCAAGTGATACGCTTCTTTTCCGTCAAGTCACGATACAAGGCAGGGCAGCCTGCCGAGTATTCCATCTTTGAAGTGGTGCAGAGGTGGATTGCCCCTGACGGCAAGACAACGACCGTTGCCCGATTGCGTGGCATGTCCTTGTTCTACTGCGACCTATGGAATGAATACAGCGACATGGAGGTGCGCAAGAACGTGGAACTTCGGGCATACGACATAAACCCTGTCTGCACCTATCCCCGACAGCGTTTCATACCCGAAGTGAAACGCAACGGCTTCAAGGGTGATTATCACAACATCCTGCCTTACGACCTTTTCAAAGCCATACTTTCCGACTGCCGAGCCGAAACGCTGTTGAAGGCAGGGCAATATCCCATGTTGCGTTACTATATATACCACTCTTTCAATATCGTAGAGTATTGGGCATCCGTGAAGATATGTATCCGAAACGGCTACACCATTGCCAACGGCTCTATGTGGCGTGACACCATAGACCTCCTGCGTCATTTCGGCAAAGACACGAACAGCCCGAAGTACGTCTGTCCTTCAGACATCAAAGCCGAACACGACAAGCTGGTGAAGAAACGCAACCGCCAAAGGGAACGTGAACGGACTGAACAGCAACGCATAAAAGCGATTGAAGACGAAAAACAATATCTGAAATCTAAAGGCATATTCTTCGGACTTGTGTTCTCCGACAGCCTTATTTGCGTCAAGGTCATAGAGAGCGTGGAAGAAATGATAGAGGAAGGACGTATGATGCACCATTGCGTGGGTGACTACCACAATCGGGAAAATTCTCTTATCCTTTCAGCGACCATTGACGGCAGACGCATAGAAACGATAGAGGTATCACTGAAAACTTTGGAGGTGGTGCAGTGCCGTGGCTTATGCAACGAGAACACCGAATACCACGACCGCATTGTAAACCTTGTGAACAGCAACGTGAACCTTATCCGCCAACGAATGGAAGCGGCATAGTATAAACCTATAATACCCAATAGTATGGAAGTAAGAATTGAAAGCATGATTTGTTTGTGGGACGATA
>NBJMC04201__coassemble_778_pt1 | contig 20503 bp, 18 predicted proteins | sample NBJMC04201__metabat2_low_PE_012 | metagenome-assembled genome bin NBJMC04201 | reverse complement strand
TGAGTGACGGCAAGTATCATTACTACTTGAAAGACCATCAGGGTAATAACCGGGTTGTGATTAACCAAAGCGGCACGGTAGAGGAAGCGAACCATTACTATCCCTTCGGTGGTGTGTTTGCAAGTACAGGCAATACCCAGCCTTATAAGTATAACGGCAAGGAGCTTGATGCGAAGAAGGGGTTGAACTGGTATGACTACGGGGTACGTATGTATGATGCGGCGCTGGGGAGGTTTGCAACGGTGGACCCTTCTGCTGAAAACTACTTCAATACAAGTCTCTATGCTTATTGTGGTAACAACCCTATCAGCAGAATAGACCCAACAGGAGCTGACTGGTATGAAGATAAGCAAGGGAATTTACGTTGGCAGGAAGGTAGTGAAGCTTTAAAAGGCTATACAAATATCGGTTCATCCGCCTCTATTGCGTTAGGTAATGACAACTATCTGAACTTCTATCAGAATGGAGGTATCTTAGCCAATCAGGCTGTTAATGCTTTTGACTTGATAGCCTCCAGCGGTAAACTTCAGAATCAGTTCTTAGGTAAAACCAGTCCTTTATCTGAAGACTCTAAGTCTGCCCTTTTCAATTCTCTGAACAGTCGTTCTATAGATGCTATTGCGCGACCTATAGGCGAAGCTGCCTTTGGCTTTGGTGCCGGAGAGTTTGGCGGTATGTTGTTGGGGAAGGCAATAGGATGGGCTGTAGGAAAGGTGGCAGGAAGAGGTACTCAAAATGCAATACAATCAACTGCTCACGGAGTGCAACGGATTGCTGGAACAACGGCAACGAGAGGAGGGGTACTTTCTGTGAATGAAGTAAGAGTAACAAAGTCTGTAGGAAAGGCTTTTACTCAGGCTGATGGAGCTACAGTTTATCTTCATGAAATTACTCCCGGTAGATTTAATGCTGTTGTAGAAGGGAGGAAAGGTATAATAACAACAATGGGAAATTGGTCTCAAAAATCTATTAATAGAATAGCGAAAAATTATGGATGGAATATTAAATAAAGAAATGGTTGTTTGCTGTTTCTGCGGGAAGAGTTTACCCTTAGAAGCGGCTGTAGTTTTGAAAGTTTGGGCAAATGAGAAGAGTGAGGAGTATCAAGTATTATATTCCCATAAATCTCATTTTGTTAGAGCATTAGATAAATCAGTAATACTACATCCAGATTTATTAGAGCCTGATGCTTTAGGTTAATTCGTCGTAACGAACTACTGTCTTCCTCTGATATAGGTTGATTAAAAACCAATCTATCTAATTACTATCCTAACATCAGATATTCCATATCTTGTATGTTAGGATAGTTTTTGTTATTCTATCAGCGAGACGTAGGATACCTATTGTGTGTATGACGACCACCGTAATCTCTGCACTTGGAAGAAGCTTCCGGATGCGCAGCTCGCGGAGTATGTGTATGACAACGGTGGACGGCTGACGCAACAGGGGGAGTGCACGAACAAGACGGTTTCTTCCGATCAGGTGGTGCATGTGCAGAACTGGGCGGTACGGGTTTCCCGACGAGCCAGTTCACGAACGACACTTCGGGCTACAGTAAAGGCTCCCTGACAGGAAGCGCGGTGACTGTATCCGGCAGCAGTACTAAAATTTACAAAGGCTATTACTATGACGTCAAGGGGCGTGTAACTAAAGTCGTACAGAACAATCTTTTGGGCGGTTATGACGTGACTAATACGGTCTATACCTTTACGGGACAGCCCGCCACGGTGACGCATAGCCATACCGCAAGCGGCAAGTCCACACGTACGGAAGTCTATACCTATAGCTATGACCATGCAGACCGTGTAAGCAAGGTGGAGCATACTTTGGGAGGAACCAAAATAACTCTGGCAGACTATACGTACGATAGTTTCGGCCGTCTGAGTACCAAGTCCCTGCACGGCTCTGCGGCGAACAAGCTGACGTATGCCTATAACCTCCGCAGCTGGCTGACGGGCATCACAAGTACGCGCTTCACCCAGAACCTGTACTACAATACGGGTGTGGGTACCGCCCGCTACAACGGTAACATCAGCAGCATGACCTGGAAGTCCGGGAATGAAAGCACCGTCCGCGGCTACAAGTTCACCTACGACGGACTGGACCGGATGCTGAATGCCACCTATGGCGAAACAGCAGGTATCAGCACGAACGCGAACCGTTTCAGTGAGAACGTGACGGGCTACGACAAAAACGGTAACATCAAGGGATTGCAGCGTTACGGGCAACTCTCTTCAACCGCCTACGGCATGATAGACAACCTGACTCTCACCTTGAACGGCAATCAGTTGAACCGTGTGGATGATGCCGTGACGGCTTCCGCCTACAATGGCGGCTTCGAGTTCAAAAACGGTGCCAATGCTGCCGATGAGTACTCTTATGATGCCAACGGCAATTTAACTAAAGATTTGAACAAAGGTATTAGCGGCATTACATATAATTTCTTAAATTTGCCGAATGTGGTGACTTTCAGTGACGGAAGTACCATCACCTACACTTATGGAGCCGACGGCACAAAGCTGAGAACAGTCCATAAGATAGGCAGTACTACCACCACTACCGATTACTGCGGAAACGTGGTCTATGAAAACGGAGTCCAGAAGCTGCTTCTTACCGAAGAGGGTTATGTTACTTTGAGCGACAGCAAGTATCACTATTACTTGAAAGACCATCAAGGGAATAACCGGGTAGTCATCAGCCAGAGCGGTACGGTAGAAGAGACGAACCATTACTATCCCTTCGGCGGGGCGTTTGCAAGTACAAGTAATGTTCAGCCTTACAAGTACAACGGTAAGGAGCTTGACTCAAAGAAAGGGTTGAACTGGTATGACTACGGGGCAAGGCATTATGATGCGGCGCTGGGAAGGTTTACGACGAATGACAGATTTGCCGAGAAGTATTATTCGATGTCTCCGTATCAGTATGGGGCGAATAATCCGGTGAATAACATAGATGTGAATGGAGATACAATTGTTGTAAATCCTAATCCTAATGGCTTGATAGATAATGTGAGAATGTTTTTTGGATTTGATACCAAGTATCAAAAGGACGTGAAAGCAGATTTGCAGCAACTTAAGAAGGATGATAAGGAAATTGGTGAGATGATTATTGAACTGGAGAAAAGTAAGAATGTTCATTCAATAACAAGGACTAAATGAGGAAAGTCTAATTCTTCAGGATTTGATAGAGAAAAAGCTAAAAAAGACATTCCGCAAGGAAGCATTATAAATTATGACCCTGATGTTAAAACGGATATTAATGGAAATCATCGGACACCAAGAATTGGTTTAAGCCATGAGTTACAGCATTCGTCGGATGTAGATAAAGGTATTATGTCTTATGAAAATATAGGAAATGGAATACCCATGAGAGAAATTCGTGCTATTAATACTGAGAATAAAATTAGAAAAAGAACAGGAGATGCAAAAAGAACGGAATATCGTGGAAGGAAAATACCCCAAAAACTGTTGGAATAAGATTATCCTTATGTTGGGTATTAATCTCTTATTTGTAATGTGTGTACATAAAACAAGTGAGAGGTATGAAGATATGTTTGTTGATTCTACTTGGCAAAGTCCTTTTGTTGCAATGAATATAGAATACAAAGATAGTGTATATTCGATAGTTCCAAGAGAAGGAGATATGTACCTATTTCTGAATGATGGGGTAGCTAATAAGAAATATCGATATGAACTTTTTCCAATTTTATTAGAACAGACATTGGGTATAGACAGCATTACATTTTGTTCACTAAAGGAAATGGACTGTATGGTAACTCCACAGCCATACATAGATTCAATTTATAAAGGAAAAGTAGAAAATCTTATTTCTTTGCTTTTTAATGAGAAAGGTGTACTTTCTGTTGGTTTGTCATATCCAGAAGAAAAATATTTGATTTATTTGTTATTTCATCATGGAGTTTATCTTAATACAGATTGCGAAACTGGAGTTTTGTATATCTTAAATAAATAAGTATTTTATATTCTTGAAATAATCTATCTAATTGCTATCCTAACATCAGATATTACTATATCTTGCATGTTAGGATAGTTTTTTATTCACTTCCCGCTTCCGGAAAGACTACAAGAGAGGAAGTATACACTTACAGCTACGACTATGCTGACAGGGTGAGCAAGGTGGAGCATACTTTGGGAGGAACCAAAATAACTCTGGCAGACTATACGTACGATAGTTTCGGCCGTCTGAGTACCAAGTCCCTGCACGGCTCTGCGGCGAACAAGCTGACGTATGCCTATAACCTCCGCAGCTGGCTGACGGGCATCACAAGTACGCGCTTCACCCAGAACCTGTACTACAATACGGGTGTGGGTACCGCCCGCTACAACGGTAACATCAGCAGCATGACCTGGAAGTCCGGGAATGAAAGCACCGTCCGCGGCTACAAGTTCACCTACGACGGACTGGACCGGATGCTGAATGCCACCTATGGCGAAACAGCAGGTATCAGCACGAACGCGAACCGTTTCAGTGAGAACGTGACGGGCTACGACAAAAACGGTAACATCAAGGGATTGCAGCGTTACGGGCAACTCTCTTCAACCGCCTACGGCATGATAGACAACCTGACTCTCACCTTGAACGGCAATCAGTTGAACCGCGTGGATGATGCGGTAGCGGCTTCCACCTACAATGGCGGCTTCGAGTTCAAAAACGGTGCCAATGCCGCCGATGAGTACTCTTATGATGCCAACGGCAATTTAACTAAAGATTTAAACAAAGGTATTAGCGGCATTACATATAATTTCTTAAATTTGCCGAATGCAGTAACGTTCAGTGACGGAAGTACCATCACCTATACTTATGGAGCCGACGGCACAAAGCTGAGAACAGTCCATAAGATAGGCAGTACAACCACAACGACTGACTATTGCGGCAATGTGATCTATGAAAACGGAGTCCAGAAGCTGCTTCTTACCGAAGAGGGTTATATTACTTTGAGCGACAGCAAGTATCACTACTACTTGAAAGACCATCAGGGGAATAACCGGGTAGTCATCAGCCAGAGCGGCACGGTAGAAGAGACGAGCCATTACTATCCTTTCGGCGGGGTATTTGCAAGTGCAGGCAATGTTCAGCCTTACAAGTACAACGGTAAGGAGCTTGATACGAAGAAGGGTTTGAATTGGTATGATTATGGGGCGAGGCATTATGATGCGGTGTTGGGAAGGTTTATAACGGTTGATGCTTTATATGACAAACATTTTAAAGTATCTCCTTATGTCTATTGTGGAAATGAGCCTGTCGGTCGCATTGATCCGGATGGAAATGATTGGCGCGTGCAAACCCATTATAATCGTGAAACGGATAAGATAGAATATAAAATTACGGTAAGAGCGGCTTTGATAAATAATTCTAATAATAAGGAGCTTGATATAAAGACTTTGGCTGGACAAATAGTAGAGCAAGTGAATGCCGCATATACGATTTCAGGTGATGACTTTGTTTCGACTATGGATATGCAATTGAGAACTGTCAACTCGGTGGATGATATAAAGGACACTGAACACGTTTTGCAGATTGTTGATCAAGATATGTTGACAAAAACGGATAAAAGTGTAGTTATGGCTGAGACTTATAAAAATAGTCTGGATGTGAAAATAGGAACGAAAGCGGTTTCTAATATGTTGAACAATGATGATAACCGGACTTTTGCTCACGAACTTGGTCATTCAGGAGGATTGGGGCATACAATGAATGTGGAAAACTTGATGACACAGAAAAAAGTTATTCAAGATTTTGATGGAGATTATCTTAAAGCAACTCAGTTAAACCGTTCTCAGATACAAACAGTCCGAGATAATTATATCCATAACAAGTTGAATAGGCATATTCCTAACTGGAGGCAAAAACTTAAAAGAAGGCAGTAATATGAAGACACGTATATTTATTTTTATAATCATACTTGCCATGCTGGTGGCGTGCATTGGTCATTTGGACTCAGAGAATGATTTCATGATTCGAGTAGGTACTGGTTTTAAGGAGCGTACCGGTAAAGATTATATCCAATGTTGGGTGAATGACAGCCTTGTTTTTAATGGACTGTATGTGAACAAGACGGATGACCAAATATTGGACTACCATGAAGATTGGCTTGGAATGGAAATCACCCGTTTCGATAAAAGCGGATATGATAGTTTAAAAATAAAGATACGTGTCACATCTCTGGATACGGTATTATATTGTGGAAAAAGGGTCATAGATAGTACGTTCCGATACCGGATTGATAATATTCCCAATATTGTAATTTCATGTAGCTCCAACGGTGGTATTTTGTTGTGGGATACTTTACGTACACCTGATTATTTTTGGCTCGAATATTGATATATTAAGAATCTCTGATTCTATAATCTAAACAATTCCCTGCTTATGTTGGATGTAAGCAGGGAATTTCATATAGGAGCATGCTGACTTGGAGCGGTACGCTTTCCGTTACCGGTACGACGTGACATCCACGGTCTATACCTTTACGGACAAGCCTGCCACGGTGACGCATACGCACACGGCAAGCGGGAAGGACAGCCGGACGGAAGCATACACTTACAGCTATGACCATGCGGACAGGCTCTCCAAGGTGGAGCATACATTGGGAGGGGCGAAGGTGACGCTTGCTGCCTATGCTTATGATAACCTTGGTCGTCTGCAATCGAAGTCGCTGCACGGCTCCGACGCGGACAGGCAGGCTTACGCCTATAATGTACGCGGCTGGCTGACGGGCATCAGCGGAACGAAGTTCACGCAGAATCTGTATTATAACACCGGCAACGGGCCTGCCAAGTATAACGGCAGCATCAGCAGCATGACGTGGAAGGCAGGAACGGCAAGCACCGTCCGCGGCTACAAGTCCACTTATGACGGACTGGACCGTCTGCTGAATGCTACTTATGGCGAGACAGCAGGCATCAGCACGAACGCCAACCGCTTTTCGGAGAACGTTACGGGGTATGACAAGAACGGCAATATCAAGGGATTGCAGCGTTATGGCCAGACTGGTGCCAGTGCCTACGGCCTGCTTGATAATCTGACTTTCACCCTGAACGGCAATCAGTTGAGCCGTGTGGAGGATGCCGTGAGTACCGCGGCATACGGTACAAACACTGCCTTTGTGAACGGTGCAAGCGCTGCAGGGGAGTATGCCTACGATGTCAATGGTAATTTAACGAAAGATTTGAATAAGGGAATTACCGATATTCAATATAATGTATTAAATTTGCCGAGTACGGTATCGTTCAGTGATGGTAGCACGATTACCTATACTTATGGTGCTGACGACACGAAACTGAGAACAGTCTATAAGATAGGTAGTACAACCACAACGACTGACTATTGCGGTAATGTGATCTATGAAAACGGTACTCAGAAGTTGTTACTCACAGAAGAGGGTTACATCAACCTGACCGGTACCCAGCAGTATCATTACTACTTGAAAGATCATCAGGGTAACAACCGTGTAGTGATCAACCAGTCTGGTACTGTGGAGGAAACGAACCATTACTACCCTTTCGGTGGTGTGTTTGGCACTACAGGCAATACCCAGCCTTACAAGTATAACGGTAAGGAGCTTGATACGAAGCAGGGTTTGAACTGGTATGATTATGGGGCGAGACATTATGATGCTGCGTTGGGAAGGTTTACGACGAATGACCCGTTGGCAGAGAAATATTATTCGATGAGTCCGTATACTTATTGTGCCGATAATCCGGTAAAGTTCATAGACCCAAATGGTATGGAATATGCTCCTGGTGATCTGTTTAAGACTAAAAGAGCAGCAGCTAAAGATTGGGGTATGTATTATAATGGTGCATCTATTATACGTAAACGTGAAATGGGCTCTTCTATTTATGAAGTTAAGCAAAAGGGAAAGCTAAAGGGATATTCTTATAGTGCAGCCAATGAAGGAGAGCACAGCGTATCTATAAGCTTACCTCCTAACGGTGAGAGATTTGTAGGATCGATTCATTCGCATGGAGACGCGGACGCAGAGCATATAAATAATAAATTCTCAAAAGCTGATATAAAATATATTGAGAAAACAAAAGAAAATGGTTATTTGGCTACGCCGAGTGGCGATTTGTTAGAATATAATCCTTATAGTAAGAAAACATCAATAGTGACTAGTGATCTTCCTAGTGATCCCAAAGATCCTAAACGAAAGAATAATATTAATCCGAAAGATATTCCTGCTGAAAAGGGTAAACAAAGAATGAAAGAATTACTACAAAAGCCAGATTTAAACATTCCTGTTAGCCAGAGAGAACATATTCATTGGGTATTTTAAAAAGATAGCAATATGTATAGGACTTATTTTTTTGCTTTAATGCTATTTGCGATGTCATGTACAAACAGTACATCGAAGGTCGGAGAAGATCAACAATCATCTCAACAGATTGAGTATGTAATGAATGATAGTCTCTCAACAGATTTTTATACTGATATGAAAAGCTATGTTCCTGCAGAGGGATTTATACCTACAGCGGATATTGCAGTAAAGATAGCGGAATGCGTACTATTGGAAATTTATGGAAAGGAAAGTATAGAGAAAGAAAAACCTTTTTCTGTTAACTTGGTAAATGGAATATGGGTAATAGAAGGGCATATTCCTAATGGAAATGATAGTGCGCTGACTTTCTGTGGACAATCTTATGTGGAAATAAGAAAAAGTAATGGTGAGATTATAAAGCTTTTGCATACTAAATAAAAAATATTACTCTAATATAAGTTGCCTTTTTTCAATGAGATTTATTTAATTACTATCCTAACATCAGATATGCTATATCTTGTATGTTAGGATAGTTTTTTAGGTCTATCAAATGATGTAGGTCATGCAGGACTACATCCGTACTCTCCGGATGCTTAACAGCACGGGCACTTCCTATCTGGATAACATTTCCTATATGTATTATTTGTACGACAGTCTGGGACGGCTGACCCTGTAGGGGGGAATCCTTCTTCCAGTCCTACCGTGCTTGTGCAGAACAACTTGCTCAGTGGTTACGACATCACAAGTACGGTTTATACTTTCTCCAACAAGCCGTCTGGTGTGACACATACACATACTGCCAGCGGAAAGACCACGCGCACGGAAGTATATACCTATACCTACGACCATGCGGACAGAATAAGCAAAGTGCAGCATAGTCTTGGCAGTACTGCGATTACTCTGTACGATGCGACTTATGACAACTTCGGTCGTTTACTGACCAAGCAGTATCACGGTACGAGCACCAACAAGCTGACTTATGCCTACAACCTGCGCAGCTGGCTGACGGGCATCAGCGGTACATGCTTCACACAGAACCTGTACTACAACACGGGTGTGGGTACTGCGAAGTACAACGGCAGCATCAGCAGCATGACCTGGAAGTCCGGGAACGAAAGTACAGTCCGTGGTTACAAATTCACTTACGACGGTCTTGACAGAGTACTGAACGCTACCTATGGAGAGACAGCAAGTATCAGCACGAATGCGAACCGCTTCTCGGAGAACGTTACGGGTTATGACAAGAACGGTAACATCAAGAGTTTGCAACGTTACGGCCAGACTGGTGCCAGTGCCTACGGCCTGATAGACAACCTGACTTTTACCTTGAACGGCAATCAGTTGAGCCGTGTGGACGATGCCGTGATGGCTTCTGCTTACGGTGGAGGCTTCGAGTTCAAGGACGGCGTGAAGCAGGTCGGAGAGTACACCTACGATGCGAACGGCAATTTAACCAAAGATTTGAACAAGGGAATCACCGATATTCAATATAATTGTTTAAATTTGCCAAGTGCAGTAACGTTCAGCGACGGAAGTACGATTACCTATGTTTATGCAGCCGACGGCACAAAGCTAAGAACGGTTCATAAGATAGGTGGCGCTACCACCACAACGGACTATTGCGGGAATGTGGTCTATGAAAACGGAGCCCAGAAGCTTCTGATTACCGAAGAGGGCTATATTACTTTGAGCGACAACAAGTATTACTATTACTTGAAGGACCATCAGGGGAACAACCGTGTAGTCATAAACCAGAGCGGAGCGGTAGAGGAGACAAACCATTACTATCTGTTTGGAGGAGTATTCGCTTCATCAACAAGCACTCAGCCTTACAAGTACAATAGCAAGGAATATGACACGAAGAAAGGCTTGAACTGGTATGATTACGGGGCACGGCATTATGATGCAGTGTTGGGACGGTTTATGACGGTGGATCCGTTGGCAGAGAAGTATTATTCAGAAAGTTTGTATACTTATTGTTATAGTAATCCTATAAATTGTATAGACCCTAACGGGAAGGATGGTATTTATATTGCCTTCCCTGATTATAAAATATCAACTCCTATTGGTAAAATTGGGAATTTAGGTCATGCTGGAGTATTATTGATTGATAATAAAACAGGAGTGACTAAATATTATGAATATGGCAGATATGACAAAGAGGGTAAAGGAGTTGTCAGAACATTCGCTGTTCCAAATGTAAAAATAGGACAAGATAAAAAGCCTACATTGGAATCATTGAATAAAACTTTATCAATAATATCTGAACAAGCGGGACATGCCGGAAGAATAGAAGGAGCATATATTGAAAGTGATAAGTTTAAAGAAATGAAAAACTATGCAGAATCAAAAATAGCGGAGAATGCTAATTCAAAGAGGAAAGAGTATTCATTAAGGAATAATAATTGTGGAACTTTTGCGGCTGATGTTTTGAAACAAGACCCATCTGTAAAAGATAAGGCACCAGTAATTATAGATCCAAGGCCCAATAGTATAGTTAAAGAGTATCAAGATAATTTTAAGTCACTAAATTATGATCCTAAAAAGAGACAAGTTAAAATTGAATAGATATGGAAAGTCAAAGTATATCATTAGGAGATTTATTTTCAGTTGAATTATTTGTAGGATCAATAACGTTTGTTTTAGGAACGGTTTTGTTCTTCTTATTATTATTATTGAATTTGAGGCTTAATCTTAAAACGACATTATTATATTGTTGCCTGCAATTGATACTTGTTGTCTCTCTTTCTACTATTTTCTTTATATTTTGGCGTTTTAATTTTGATATAATGATAGGGTTTCTATATTTACCAGGTGTATTATCTGAGGTTTTTATTATGCTCTTATTCTATTTTATATTAAAAATAAAAAACAAATAATTGAATAATATTTTTATAACAATTCTATTACAGCGGGTGGAAACATCCGCTGTTTCTTTTTATAGGGTACCCACTATAATAGAAATATTAGCAGTCTAACTTGCCAAGTGGAGTAATGAAGGCCCAATGGCAAAATTTATTCAATGAGCTTTAAAGCAAATGTTAACGCCGCCTATGATAATACTACAATCATTGGTACAGACACTAACCGTTTCCGCGAGAACGCGACAGCTTTCGTCTACAATAACAGCTTCGAGTTCAAGGACAGCATGAAGCAGGCGAACGAGTACACCTACGATGCCAACGGCAATTTAACTAAAGATTTAAACAAGAATATTACCGGTATATCATATAATTGTTTAAATTTGCCAAATACAGTAACGTTCAGTGACGGAAGTACTATCACCTATATTTATGGAGCCGATGGCACAAAGCTGAGAACAGTCCATAAGATAGGTACTACCACCACGACGACGGACTATTGCGGAAACGTGGTCTATGAAAACGGAGTCCAGAAGTTGCTTCTTACCGAAGAGGGTTATGTAACTTTGAGTGACAACAAGTATCACTATTACTTGAAAGACCATCAGGGGAATCACCGGGTAGTAATCAACCAGAGCGGCACGGTAGAGGAAACGAACCATTACTATCCTTTTGGCGGCGTATTTGCAAGTACAAGCAATACTCAGCCTTACAAGTACAATGGCAAGGAGTATGACTCGAAGAAAGGCTTGAACTGGTATGACTACGGGGCAAGGCATTATGATGCAGCGTTGGGAAGGTGCCATACCAATGACAGGTTTGTAGAGAAGTATTATTCGATGTCACCGTATCAGTATGGGGCGAATAATCCGGTGAATAACATAGATGTGAATGGAGATACAATTGTTGTAAATCCGAACCCGAATGGTTTGATAGATAATGTGAAAATGTTCTTTGGATTTGATACTAAGTATCAAAAGGATGTGAAAGTCGATTTGCAGCAACTTAAGAAAGATGATAAAGGAGTCGCTAATATTATCACTGAGTTGGAAGATAGTGAGAATATTCATTATATTACAATGCCTAAGAAAGGGGCTTCTAATTCAACGCTAATTGATAAAGAAAAGGTTGAAATGAAAATCTCACAAGGCAGTATAATCCATTATGATCCCAATAATAGAAGAAGGAGTCGAAATGAAAAAGAAATGAGAACTCCAAGAGTCGGATTGAGTCATGAACTTCAGCATTCGTTTGATGTAGACAAGAAATTTGCCACTTATGAAACAACGGAAAATGGTATAAAACTAATGGAGGTACGCGCTGTTAATACAGAGAATAAGATTAGAAGAAAAACAGGTGATCCTAAAAGAATTGAATATGGTGGAAAGAAAATACCTAAAAAACTATTGGAGTAACATAATTATACCTTTAGTTGTTGTAATTGGAGGAATCGCTTTCTTCTTTCATATAGTGTATAAGCATTCTGAAAAAGCGATGATGGTTTCTGATCTTGATAGAGTACCTATAACTTCTTTAATGTCAGTAAATATAAAATGGCAAGATTCTACTTATTGTACAGTGTTGGAAAGTGTAGAATTATTTTCCATATTGGAGGAAGAAGGTAAAAAGACAATTCCTCAATTGAAACTTCCAAAGAAAGAGTTCATTGAACTTTCGTACAAAGATACTTTAATAGTAGATAGTCTTTCATTTATACAACTGAAAGATTATATAGTTATTCCTCAATATCGTATAGACTCAATTTATGAGAATGAAGGAGTGAAAGGATTACTTTCTGCTTATTTTGATGATGTATGGTTTATTCCATCTTGTGAAGATGGAATATTGACTTTGCCGGAACAACGGTATGTTATTGATATTTTACATAGATGTGGTTATTGCGTAGATATTGATTGTGAATCAGGTTGCATTTATATTGTATCTTCTCCTGATATAGGTTGATTACTTCAAGAAAAATCTCTTTAATTACTATCCTAACATCAGATATGCTATATTTTGTATGTTAGGATAGTTTTTTAGGTCTATCAAATGAAGAATTCTGTGTAGGTCATGCAGGACTACATCCGTACTCTCCGGATGCTTAACAGCACGGGCACTTCCTATCTGGATAACATTTCCTATATGTATTATTTGTACGACAGTCTGGGACGGCTGACCCTGCAGGGGGAGTATACGGGTAAGAATCCTTCTTCCAGTCCTACCGTGCTTGTGCAGAGCTACTATGACGGTTACGGCTTTGTGGGTGGTACCGGACTTCCTACGGGCCAGTTCACCAAAGATACTTCCGGCTACGGCAGGGGTTCTCTTACCGGCAGTGCCGTTACGGTTTTTGGCAGTAGCACTAAGATCTATAAGGCTTTCTATTATGACATCAAAGGGCGCATGACGAAAAGTGTGCAGAACAACTTGCTCAGTGGCTACGACATCACAAGTACGGTTTATACTTTCTCCGACAAGCCGTCTGGTGTGACACATACACATACTGCCAGCGGAAAGACCACGCGCACGGAAGTATATACCTATACCTACGACCATGCGGACAGAATAAGTAAAGTGCAGCATAGTCTTGGCAGCACTTCAATCACTCTGTACGATGCGACTTATGACAACTTCGGTCGTTTGCTGACCAAGCAGTATCACGGAACGAGCATCAACAAACTGACATATGCCTACAACCTGCGTAGCTGGCTGACGGGCATCAGCGGTACATGCTTCACACAGAACGTGTACTACAACACGGGTGTGGGTACAGCGAAGTACAATGGCAATATCAGCAGCATGACCTGGAAGTCCGGGAACGAAAGTACAGTCCGCGGTTACAAATTCACTTATGACGGATTAAGCCGCCTGATGAACGCCACCTACGGTGAAACAGCCGGCATCAATACGAACACCAACCGTTTCAGTGAGAATGTAACCGCCTATGACAAAAACGGCAACATCAAGACCTTGCAACGTTACGGTCAGACCGCTGCTTCCAGTTACGGTTTGATTGATAACCTGACTTACACTTTGAACGGCAATCAGCTGACCCGTGTGGACGATGCCGTGACGGCTTCCGCCTACAACGGTGGCTTCGAGTTCAAGGACGGTGTGAAGCAGGCGAACGAGTACGTTTATGATGCGAACGGCAATTTGACCAAAGATTTAAACAAGGGAATTAGCGATATTACGTATAATGTATTAAATTTGCCAACAGGCGTCACTTTTGCTTCCGGCGGTTTCATACAGTATGGCTATACTGCCGACGGCATCAAGCGGCGCATGATGTATAAGGAGGCAGATGGTTCGGGCAATCTGGTTCCTACGGTGTATTGCTGCAATGTGGTCTATGAAAACGGTGTTGCCAAGCTTCTTCTTACGGAAGAGGGGTATGTTACGCTTTCGGACAAGAAGTATCACTATTACCTGCAGGACCATCAGGGAAACAACCGCGTAGTCCTCAGTTCCAGCGGTGCTGTTGAGGAAGCGAACCATTACTATCCCTTCGGTGGTGTGTTTGCAAGTTCAGGCAATGTGCAGCCTTATAAATACAACGGCAAGGAGTACGATGGCAAGAAGGGGTTGAATCTGTATGATTATGGGGCACGCATGTATGATGCTGCGCTGGGAAGGTTTACGACGGTGGACCCTTCTGCTGAAAATTACTTCAATACAAGTCTCTATGCTTATTGCGGGAATAATCCTATTAATCGGATTGACCTTGACGGATTACTTTTGGCTCGAATATTGATATATAAGGTCCTCTGATTCAATAAAGTGAACGATTCCCTGCTTTCATCACTATATGTCAACAGGGAATTTTACCTTTTATATAAGGCTACACCCTTTCCCTGACATGGTGTAGCCATTTACCCCAAAGGGTGTAGCTATCCGGGGCAAAGGGTGTAGCTCTGTTTAATGTGCCTTACCAGTGCCTGCGGCACACATAATCCGTCATTGACTCATGAAAAATCTTCTGTCGTAAGTGGGAAGAAAGAAATTTGTTTCAAATCTCCCCGAAATCATGTACCTTTGTGGCGGTACCTAAAAAGGAGGTAGCAAGATGATGAACAAGATAAATTCCGTATGCGTATATTGTGCTTCGAGCACAAAGATAGATTCCGTTTATTTCGATGCAGCCCGTGAGTTGGGCACTCTGCTGGGGCAGCGGCAAATTCGCCTGATTAATGGTGCGGGAAATATGGGACTGATGTCCGCTGTGTCCGATGCGGCACTCCGGGCAGGGGGAGAGGTGACGGGCGTCATTCCCCGCTTCATGGTGGAGCAGGGATGGCATCACACCGGACTTACCCAACTCGTGGAAGTGGAAAGCATGCACGAACGGAAAAAGACAATGGCCGACTTGAGCGATGCCGTCATCGCCCTGCCCGGTGGTTGCGGCACCCTGGAAGAACTGCTGGAAATCATCACTTGGAAGCAACTCGGACTGTATCTGAACCCGATTGTGATACTGAATGTCAAGAACTATTTCGACCCTCTGCTCGATATGCTCCGGCAGGCGGTGGACGAAAACTTCATGCGCGTGCAGCACGGTGCCATCTGGCATGTGGCGCAGACACCGCAGGAAGCCGTGGAACTGATATATACCACTCCCTTGTGGGACGCCTCCATCCGTAAATTCGCTGCAATATGATAGGGCTGTTGATGGCTTGGGCAGTAGTGGGGACGGAGGGGATTCCTATTCCATATTCTCCGAGAATGGACGATGGCATCACCGTGGTTCTTTTGTGCTGTTTCTTTCTGTCGGCCTATGTCTTGTCACGCAGCCACAAGTTCCTGCTGCAACTGGTGAAGGATTTCCTGCTTCATCGCGAACGTACCAGCATATTTGCCACTTCCACAGCCGCCGATATGCGCTATTTGCTGCTGCTCATCCTGCAGACTTGCATCCTTGCGGGTGTCTGTATCTTCAGCTACTTCAATGATATACAGCCGGAACTGGTACGTCATGTGTCGCCGGGGCTTCTGCTGGGGATTTACATCGGTATGTGTCTTCTCTATTTGTGCTTGAAGTGGATGCTTTACTCTTTTCTGGGTTGGATTTTTTTTGACGAAAGTGTTACAACGCTATGGCTTGAGTCCTATTCTACGCTACTTTATTACTTGGGATTCGCCCTTTTCCCGTTTGCCCTGTTCGTAGTCTATTTTGATTTGAGTTTGCAGCTGACGATAATAATCGGATTGATTTTAGCCTTTTTTGCTAAAATATTGATGTTATACAAGTGGTTAAAGCTTTTTTGTAACAATTTATATGGCGGTTTGCTTTTAATTGTGTACTTTTGTGCCCTTGAAATCATGCCTTGTTTTGTGTTATATCAAGGTGTGATGCAGCTAAACAGTTATTTGATAATAAAATTTTAGGACGTTGAAAATTAAGAAAGTACTTGTGTCGCAGCCGAAACCGGCATCAGAGAAATCTCCTTACTACGACATCGCCGAGAAGTATGGTGTGAAAATAGATTTTCGCCCATTTATCAAAGTGGAGAGCCTTTCAGCGAAAGAGTTCAGACAACAGAAAATTTCGGTCTTGGATCATACTGCCGTTATTTTTACTTCGCGTCATGCTATTGATCATTTCTTCCACTTGTGTACAGAATTGCGTGTGACAATTCCCGAAACAATGAAGTATTTCTGCGTGACGGAGGCCGTTGCTCTGTATATCCAAAAGTATGTGCAGTATCGTAAGCGTAAGATTTTCTTCGGAAACACCGGGAAGATTGACGATTTGATACCTTCCATTGTTAAGCATAAGACTGAAAAGTACTTGGTACCAATGTCGGATGTACACAATGATGACGTGAAGAATCTGCTGGATAAGAATAAGATTCAGCACACGGAAGCTGTCATGTACCGTACTGTCAGCAATGACTTTGCTGCAGATGAGGCTTTTGATTATGACATGCTGGTGTTCTTCAGTCCGGCAGGCATCAGTGCCTTGAAGAAGAATTTCCCTGATTTTGACCAGAAGGAAATCAAGATCGGAACATTCGGCTCTACCACTGCCCAGGCAGTCCGTGATGCCGGGCTTCGTCTTGACCTGGAAGCTCCCAGCGTGCAGGCACCCTCAATGACGGCGGCGCTTGACATGTTTATCAAGGAAAATAATAAAGGAAAGTAAAAAGAGTTATGAGTTATAAGTTATGAGTGATTTGCTTATAGCTTGTAGGCATAACAATGGATTTATAAAATTGAGCTACAAGTGGTTGTGCTTTTATGTCGCCAGGTACTTGTAGCTCGTTTTTGTATCGCCCCATAACTTATCACTCATAACTCATCACTCATAACTTATAACTCATCACCCCATGCCAAATACCTTGCGTAAGTCCGAACGGTTGGACAAGAAGAAAGTGATAGAGAAGATGTTTGCGGGCGGCTCACGTTCGTTTTCGGTTTTCCCTTTGCGTGTGGTGTATCTGCCGGTGGAGGAGCTGGAGGCACCCGTTTCCATTCTTGTAAGTGTCTCGAAACGCCGTTTCAAGCGGGCGGTGAAGCGCAACCGCGTGAAACGCCAGATACGTGAAACCTACCGCATGAACAAACACGGACTGCTGGCAGTGTTGACGGAAAAAAAGTGCCGTCTGGCCGTGGCCTTCATCTATCTTTCGGACCAGTTGGTAGACTCTTCTGTCATCGAGGACCGTATGAAGACAGCTTTGGCACGCATTGCCGAGAAGGTAGCGGCAAATGCTGAAACCGAGCAAACTCCGCAGGTGTCATGAAGCGTCTGCTTTCATATCTGCTGCTGCTTCCCATCTATTTCTATCAGAAGTGCATATCGCCCATGATAGGGCCTTCATGCCGTTTTACCCCCACTTGTTCGCAATATGCGGTGGAGGCCATCAAGAAACACGGACCTTTCAAGGGGTTTTGTCTGGCAGTCAGGCGCATTCTGCGCTGCCATCCCTGGGGAGGTTCCGGATATGATCCCGTTCCATGAATATTCCAGTTGACATACATACACACCGGCTTCCGCAAGTACCCGGAACTGCCATTGCAAATTGCTATCCCGAAACGTTCTCTCCACAGAGCGGCGGATGGTATTCGGTGGGGATACATCCCTGGCATATAGGTCGGAGTGGAGGTGGATACTCAGGAGTTGAAGGTGCTGTGGCTAGCAGGGTGTGCGGCCTGGAGGAATTAGTGCGCCATCCCCAAGTACTTGCCGTGGGCGAAGCCGGGCTGGACAAGCTGGCAGATGCTCCGATGGATTTGCAGGTGGAAGTGTTCAGGTGCCAGGCATGTTTGGCAGAGGAAGTGGGAAAGCCGCTGGTGATTCATCTGGTGAAGGCGGTTGATGAACTGCTGAAGGTGAAGCGGGACTTGCGCCCGTCGAATCCGTGGATAATACATGGTTTCCGTGGCAAGGCGGCGCTGGTGGAGGAATATCTGAAACATGGCTTTTACCTTTCATTCGGGGAGAAATACCAGGAAGCAGCCTTGTGCCGGGTACCTGCCGACCGGCTGTTCATCGAAACGGATGAAAGCGAAGTTTCCATCGGGGAATTGTATGCACGCGCTGCCGAAGTGCGCGGCATCTCTCCCGAGGAGCTTGGAGAAACACTCCGGAGAAATGTCTGCAAAGTCTTTTTTAAACCCTAAGAGTTGTTTCTTCGAATAAAGAGTCGTATTTTTGCGCAGATTAAAATAGGAATCAAACAATTCATAGATAATCACTTAAATAATTAATCAGATAACTTAATCATTCGATGAATTTTGTAGAAGAATTAAGATGGCGTGGCATGCTCCACGATATGATGCCGGGTACGGAAGAACTTCTGGCTAAGGAACAAGTGACTGCATACATTGGTTTCGACCCTACTGCGGACTCTTTGCACATCGGGCACCTTTGCAGTGTGATGATTTTGCGTCACTTCCAGCGTTGCGGACACAAGCCGTTGGCACTGATTGGCGGTGCTACGGGTATGATTGGTGACCCTTCCGGAAAGTCTGCCGAACGCAATCTGCTTACGGAAGAGACGTTGCAGCGCAACCTGGCCGGTATGAAGGCCCAGCTCTCCAAGTTCCTGGATTTTGATTCGGATGCCCCCAACCGTGCCGAGTTGGTGAACAACTACGATTGGATGAAGAACTTCACTTTCCTCGATTTTGCCCGTGAAGTGGGTAAGCACATCACCGTGAACTATATGATGGCGAAAGATTCTGTAAAGAAGCGTCTGAACGGTGAGGCACGTGACGGTCTTTCCTTCACGGAATTCACCTACCAGCTGTTGCAGGGGTACGACTTCCTTCATCTGTATGAAACCAAAGGCTGCAAACTCCAGATGGGTGGCAGCGACCAGTGGGGTAACATCACCACCGGTGCCGAACTGATTCGCCGTACGAACGGTGGGGAGGTATTTGCACTGACCAGCCCGCTGATTACGAAGGCCGACGGTGGTAAGTTCGGCAAGACAGAGTCCGGAAACATCTGGCTCGACCCGCGCTACACTTCTCCATATAAGTTCTACCAGTTCTGGCTGAACGTGAGCGACGAGGATGCCAAACGCTACATAAAGATATTCACTGCACTGTCCAAGGAGGAGATTGATGCTCTGACGGCCGAGCACGAGGCTGCTCCCCATTTGCGCGTCCTTCAGAAGTGCCTGGCCAAGGAAGTGACTATCATGGTTCATTCCGAAGAGGACTATAACGCTGCTGTGGATGCATCCAACATCTTGTTTGGCAATGCAACTTCTGATGCACTGAAGAAGTTGGACGAAGATACGCTGCTGGCTGTGTTCGAGGGTGTTCCCCAGTTCGAAATATCCCGTGATGCACTGGCTGCCGGTGTGAAGGCGGTGGATTTGTTCGTGGATAATGCTGCTGTATTCGCTTCCAAGGGCGAGATGCGTAAGCTGGTGCAAGGCGGTGGCGTTTCTCTGAATAAGGAGAAACTGGCTGCTTTCGACCAGGTGATTACGACAGCCGACCTGCTGGACGAAAAATACCTGCTGGTACAGCGCGGCAAGAAGAATTACTATCTGATTATCGCCAAATAACGGTAGCCTAAAGAGAAGTAATTAAGGAAATGATGCTTCGGCAGTAAAAATAGCCCCGAAATATTTGGATATTTCGGGGCTTCCTTTTATCTTTGCACCGCTTTTTAACAGAAAGCCCTATGTTTGGACTATGGTGTAATGGTAGCACAACAGGTTTTGGTTCTGTTTGTCCAGGTTCGAATCCTGGTAGTCCAACTACGATACAGCTAATTGCAGCTAAAAACCCACTAAAATCGCAAGTTTTAGTGGGTTTTTTTGTTATTCTTTCCCCCTCTTGTTGGCACTATGGGTCAATGTAAAAACCTGAGGGGTAAATTTATAAATTATTATCTTTGTCTCCA